>Ga0155717_156_pt1 | contig 27201 bp, 31 predicted proteins | sample RifCSPlowO2_01_FD_116147 | JGI IMG/M metagenome (GOLD analysis project Ga0155717, IMG submission 116147) | Candidatus Roizmanbacteria bacterium RIFCSPLOWO2_01_FULL_37_57
CTGACCCGATTCCCGAAGATGCCCCTGTTATAAGAACGGTTTTCATAGAAGTATTGTAGCAGAAATAGTTCGAGCTTAGTCCTCTAGTGCTCGCTAGGTTAGACGATTTCAGAACTTATAAATGGCTTGAAGGTGAGTATATTGAGGGGTTAATAAATGAAAGTGAGCAACTTTTAAAAATAACCCCCAACTCCCTCTAAGATATCAGGCCCCTCTACCAAACCATGCTTGTATTATACCCCATCTGGCTCGCTATAATTCTAATGGTCCAACTGGAGGATATTTTTTATAGTAATTGAAAGCTGTTATTAACATTTGGTCATTTGATAGTAAATCCTTCTTGAAATTTTTAAATGCTCTTTCTGAATCTGCGACAATTTCCTCTAAGACAAGAAACGTCCGTCCATTAACCTCAGTCAGATGCATCTCCTTACTTGCTTTACTTAATAGGGCATAGTTTGGGCTATATGAGTGAATAATGCCATTTCTAAACTCAATTATTTGTTTTAAGTCATAGATATGCTCGTTAGGATTTTTAGATTGATTAAAGTATTTGTCTAAATAAGATTTAATCCTCTTAGCATAGTCGTGATGCGAATTTGTTAACAAGCCTCCCAAATAATCTAACGAGCATACCCACAAAATAAAAGCCCCAATTAAAGCACCACCATGCTCATACTGACCATCATTTCTTAACCTACAACAACGGCGAATATCACCTACACACCAATCTCCAATCCGATCAATGTGTTGTTCAAAATATGCCCTTGCTATTTGTTGCTTGCCTTTATCCATGAGACGATTACAACATTCATCCTACCACCTAACTCACTACATTTATTTAGCTAGTAGTTTGACTTCTTCGTACGTATTAGGAACAAGGTAGTCTCTAATATTGCTGACAGCGAATAAGATAGCATTTCTATCTTCTCCAGCCTTTCCCATTAGTACATCTTGGTGTAGATCCTCTCCAAATTGTCTGTTTATCTCCTCAATTAATTTATTCCGTTCAGTCTTTGTTATTTTGTATGGTATCTTGCCAGATGGATTTTTAGATTTTGCAGGTTCAAATATTAGGTAACCAATTTGTGGTGCTGAAATTGCTATCATCTTATAGCCTTCTTTTACTTCTGACAAATGTGTAGCTATTGCTAGATTCATATCACCCTGACTAAACTCTTCCTCCTCTATTGATTTCAGTGTTTGAATTGTGACATTATTCGTAGCAATGATCCTCTGTGCACCAGTGACCATTCCGAGTGAGCTTAGTTTAATAATTTCATTTGGATCTTTAGTATAATTAATTATGTTATTGATTCCATCTTGCAGATACTGATTCTGGTTTAGAAAATTGCGCATAACTTCAATCTCAATAGTGTCAGAGTCTTGATCTGGTTCAATAATTGAGGCCACATAAAAGTTATTCAATGCATTCAAGTAATCACTTATAATTTGAGTTGTATTTTCTGGTTTGTCATAAAGACTTGACTCAACATTTTGTGGAGCCTTCTGTGAGTCGTTATCCAAAAAACTCTCTTCTATTTTCACTAATATAAAAATCCCTAATAGAAATACGAATACTGCAATGTAGGCTTGGATGAGACCCCTAAATGATATTTCTTTAATTCCTTTCATCATAGCCCCCAATTATAAGAAAGCCGTTGTTATTGGAATACCTAAAATTTCCTTTATTTTGTAATATAACCAAAAAGGTTTAAGTAAATAGGCCGTCTTAACTGTGCTAATGTTTCCATCTTCAAGGTCATAATTAGAAAGTATGAATAGATAACGATCAGTATATTCCTCGTCCCAATAGCCAGTATCTAGAAAGTTTTGTTTATTGTATCCAAACTCGCTACCATCTTTGCGCTCACAGTTCCAGTTCTTTTTATTTGCAATTATGCAGTTTGTGTATTTTGTAACTGGTCCATCAGTCCACATGACTACCTGTTGTTTTTCTATTATTGGTCGGTAGTGTACAGCTAACATGAGCACGTACTCATCATCGCACTCGTCATCGTAATTTTCATCAAGACATGATATCTCGTATACCGTGACTTTTGAGTCAAAAATGTTCCAATCTATAGAGGCTATAACAAAGATCACTACTGCTAGTATTGCTATTGCAGTTAAGCCTTCAAGGAGTACATTAGCATCATCAAGGATAGCTCTAACTCTTTTTTGAAGATTCTTCATTTTCACTTTTGTTTATCAAAACGTTTTGATTGATTTATTCTATCATTTCCATCTCCAAGGCTCAATGTGAGAGGTTTCTCGTCAATTCCTTCACAATTACCTGATGTGTCTAAGGTTCTACGCGTACTTATAACAGTCTGTAATCTGCGGTTTAATCTTAGCTGGTACTCTACGCATCCGGCGGCTGTTAGGTCGGTATTTAGTAACCAGTACTACAGTAGTCCGACATATTTGGAAAAGTGTCTTCTACACATGACTGATATTCAAGCAGGGTATCTTCAACAGTATATGCTTCGTCAGCCCATTCTTCAGCTTTCATACCTTCATACTTTCCTCCCCAAAACCACAAGTAGGCAATAAGTAAAATTAAGACAAAAATAGTACCTCCTCCACCTCCCGATCCCGTGTCAAGATATTCTCCACATTCTGGACACTGCATTTATTTAGTCTATCAACTTAAAAGAATTTAAGAATCTATTGTAATTTATAGGGTTTTGGTTCTTAGAGGCAACTAATATTGTGTACAAGGTTGAATTAACTAATATATTTCTGCCATTAATGTAAAGCTCCTCATTACTGTTATGGATTACGAAGTCAATTGCTGGATATTCTTCGTATTCTGTAAAGGATGAACTGATTAGCTTATTATTAGTTTCCGAGTTAACTGAGCCATTTACAGCACCTTCTAGAACCCCCTTTGGGTTAAGATCTCCAGGTTCTACAGGATAAATAACAAATTGAGCCATGAATTGATCTCCATTGCTATCTACAGAATCGTATTGTGTAAATGGAATCTCCATATTTTCTACACTTTCGGTACTTGATGATTCGCTGGGATATTGTGGAAAGTTAATTTTGAACTTTCCTTCAGTTGAATGGAAAGCCTGCCAGGGGTTTTCCTCAGAGGTTGTCACAACAGAGTCCTCTGCTTGCCCCTCGTCACTATAAAGCAAAGTACCAAGGCTAAAAGTTAACAAAATTAGAAGTCCAGATACAGCAACACCTTTTAACACTCCGCGATTCTCCTTGGGTATTGCAATAGGAGGTAGTTTTTTAGCTTCCCAATATTGTCTTAACCTCTTATTTATCTGCCAATCTTTGTAAAGTGAAATTGGCGCAGCTATTCCTAATATACCAATACTTCCATTGCCACCCATAGCAATGTCAATAAGAATAAGCACGACAATTATGGTGATACACCAATAGATGATTCTAGAAGAAGTTTTTAACGGGAGTCCACCTTTGTAATCACATTTTTCGCATATACAAGTTTTGTGTCCAGGAAAAAAACCTTTTTTAGGTTTATCTGTTAGTTCTTCGCCACACCTTGGACAATTTATTACCTCGCTAGCCATATTTTTATATTAGAGAGTAATGTTTGTCCATAATATATCATATATATGGTAAAGCTACAAGGAGAAGCTGGTCTCTCAGTCCCTTCTGAAGTATTCTTTCTGAGATGGAGGTACAATCCACACTTCACAAACGTTTCGGTCTGAGAATTAAGGAATTAAGGGAGGAAAGAAAGCTTACGCAAGAGGACCTTGCTTTTGCTATTCGGGTAGATAGAAGTTATATGGGTTTTATTGAGCGAGGAGAACGCAATCCTACACTTGAAGTGATTGGGAGGATCGCGAAAGCCCTTGGCATCAAGTTAAGAGTGCTTTTTGATATTGGAGAATAAATCTAAGAATTTTTGCTATAATCTTTCATATGAAGAAAAAAGATAGGCAAAAGCTACAGAAACTACAGACCATACAAAAAATCCAAAGTGAGCTTCAACGAAACGAGAGATTATATAGGTCTGATTATAAAATCATTGACAGTGGGTCTCTACCAAATCAAGTTGAGATAGGACCAACAAGCTTTCAACTTTAATTTACTTATTAGGTTGAGCTTGAGACAGGTTGATCTGTCTATTAAGATTTCCCTTCATATATTCAACGATTTTAACTATGGGAGTATTGGACATGAGGGTTGATACTCTACAATGAAGCTCCCAGTATAGTTTCCAAATAGTATTATTTTCCGTTAAGTATTCAACATTCTTCTTTCCCAGTTTTTGAACAAGCTGTCTTGAGTTAATCAGGACATCGTGAGGTCTACCGCCACCAAGAAAATATTCAACAACTCCATCAATTTCGTTAGCCTTCTGAGCGTACATGCCTTCTTGAAGTAATTCCTTAGCGTCAGTTTCAATTTGAGATATAGCCTGCTTACACTGTTCATAAAAAGGAAGATCAAAATTTGCTAAGAGTGGATAATATTCAACTTTAAGGCTTCCATCCTCGTTCTTACAATTATCCATAAGCATTTTGTAGGAATTAACATATGTCCATGCTGATAGATATTCAGGATGACCTCCTATGCCAGTTCTGGGAACTTGAGGATCTATGGGACCAAGTTCCGATGGTGGTCCAACGCTGATGATATCTGCCCCTAAGCAAATAATCGTCCCAGCCGACTTTGCAATTTCAGGGACAACAACTCTAAGTTTATTTTTCTTTCCAAGTTTGTTGCGTAAAAATTCAATGATCTGTCTTGTTTTTTGTGGTAACCCTCCGCGAGTGTTAATAACAACCTCAAGATCAACGTTATCCTCAATTTCCATCAGGATAGAATAGACTGACTTAATATCCCATTGATTAATCATCACCTCATGAGCGAATGGGAAGTCTAGTTTTGCATAGTAAATAATGACTCTTGTTTCACGTCCCGATTCTTTCTTGCGAAAGTCCTGGATTCTGTTAATTATTTTTTTTCTTTCTCTTTCTTGATTTTCTAAAAAAGTTTGTGCAGGGTTGGTGCCAAATTCATTTATGACTTCTTTATAAATAGAATTATTATTCATTGTTATGATTTCTTATAAAATTTACCAAATCATTTTTCTTATACCGCCTATCTCCCCTTTGTCCAAACCTTACTGCTTTGAGGGTCCCATCAGCATCCCATTTACGCAGAGTATTAGGATGACATTTGAGTATCCCACTTGCTTGTTTCAAGGTTATTAATTCAGGCAATCTATCATCTTTCATCATTGAGATTTAACTTAACTTTTGCTAACATTAGCTTACCATATCTGCTCAAATCTAGCAAAGATAGATGTAATATGAAAAAAGAAAAGAATTATGAATCCTTAATTACAGAATTAAGGATTAGAATTGGTAATCTAGCTGGAATTAATGATTTTAAGCTTTTTCATTCTACGGCAAACGAATTACTAAATTGGATGCATACCGTTGAAAAGTTTGATGAGTTGTTGATCTGGGGTTCAATCGCTAGGAACGATATTAGAATATACAAGCTAATAAGGCAACTAGAATTTTATGGATCAGGCGTGCTTGCCTTTGCTAGGCATTCTTTAAGACTGGAAACAGATTCCATGATTTTGAACCAGAACCACCTTGGCGAAGAGGATGAAGATATAGACAAATTTTATTCACAAATCAATTTTGTAGACTTTAGAGAAAAGCTCACTCAAACCTTATACTCCATATCTAATTTCTATTGGACCCTTTTAGTTGAAGAGAATGAGGTTTATCTTAATCAAATTGATAAAATCTCTTATGAGCAAAGAAGATTTGCCAAAGGCGACTTAATAATCCCAAATGTTGAAGTAACTTACGATATAGTAAAGCACGCGTTCTTTTTTGGTGAAAACGGCGCATTGGGGTTTGTTAATTTTGAGGGTGTGAAGTCCGACTTTAAAAGTAGTAAAAATAAAGGCGAAGCCTTTCTTAAGTTGTTAGTTGATAGTCCAACACGAAAAGCAGACTTAAAAACCACTCTGAAATATATAGAAAGTGAATCAAATAATGACTTCTCTCGTTATATTGTTTACTTGAACGCTAGGTTCCAAAAATCAGTTGCAGATAATGAATTAAAAATAAGACCAGTGATTGAAAGCGTCACTGCTGGTAGGGCTCGTGGAAATCCCGAAGCATCTTTATACTTTGTATCAATACTGACAACTAATCTTCCAACTAATCTACAACAGCTCGTCCCATGGAGATAAATTGTTTCAATTCAATTTAACTAACAACTTCGCTAATATTTGTCTTCCTGTCAAAATTTGACTATGGAAGAAAAAAATGTATATGAAACACAGGACTTCTATATTTCTTGCGTTCTTTTAGCATCAGGAAAGCTTCCTTTAGTCGCCCTCAAAAGGCAAAGTGCAAAGTTCGTGACATTCATTTTCAGCGATCCTGAATCCCTAGCTCCACAGATAATCAAAGCCCACTGGGATAGAACCAATAAAATACCTTCTCGTAATCTGATTGAGGCAATTAATGAGTTAAAAACACGCATCCATAACGGCGTATAAGAATATGTTAAGCCAACAGCTTATTGATGAGCTACGCCAGATAATAAAAGAGGACTACAAATTGGACCTTCCTTTGAGTGAGGCAAAAGATATCGCTAATACTCTCCTGGGATACTTTGACACACTATTGGAAATTGAATATGAGAATGACCATGAGATATCAAATCAGTGAGGTTGAAAAACTGTTTCCCAATTGGCACAACAAATCGTCAGACCTGTCCTACGACGACCAGAAGTGGATTTGGGAAAACGTGCCGCTTCCTGAAGAAGATGAACTCAAACTAAAGCAACTAAATGCAAGTGAAAGAGAGAATGTATGTGTTAGTGAGAGTGTTAATGGAGTTCGTAGATTCAGAGCTAATTCGGAGTTAAATTGGCATGAATTCACTGCTGTTTCAGAGTTAAGTCGGTGCAACTCCCATACTTCGCCAAAAGAATTAGCGTCATTTCTGGAAGAGATCTTTCGTCATTGGGAAAGTAAAGAAGGGCATTGGTTGTGGATTACGCAAAGATATACAGCAAGAACGATAAACTGCGTCATGATAGCAACAATAAAGGAGTTCAAACGAAGTGGAATCAGAAAGACTCCGCCTGCTTATTTTACTTACGTTATTAGACATAGAAAAAAACGAAAACAACTTAGACTTGGCAACAAAGCTATGACAAGTTAATATCCCAACTCTATGAAAAGCAAGATGAATTTTACACTTCGTGTAATAAAAAACGGTAGAACGGCAGATAGGTGCCAAACTCACTCAAAACGCCGTTTCTACAACAGGATACGCTCAATAAAATGGGGAAATGGGGTAGTTAAAGTGTATCTGCGAGTCTCGTATGGCAAGGGTGTTGATGTCTTTGGGAAAACAACATCCTTTTACAACGAAGGTGGGTATGATAATAAGCAAGATTTAATAGACGCGCTTGATGCTTTTATAGAAAATGATTGAGATAAATTTTAAGTCTTATTAAGATTATAAGGATAAGAATCCTTAATGATTTCGGTAAAAATATGGGAAGAGACAGTTACTCAAATAGATTGATAGCGGACCATTTCAAAAACTTACGTATGAGCTCGTTTAAAAAGTGGGGATATTTATCTGGACTTTGGATAGGAAAACTTTCATGGAAAGATGGATTTGAGACTGAGTTAGAATGCATGACCTATACCGATATCCCCTGCCTAAGACTAGTGTATTATTCACCCTTAGGAATTTATAACGCACAGGAAAGAATTAATTCCACCATTTTTTTGACCTCAACTCCATGTAATTATGGTGGAAAAAGATACTGGTTTATATGTCCGCTATTTAATAGCGGTGCGGCATGTGGCAAACGTGTAGGCGTTTTGTATAAAGTTGAGAAGTACTTTGGGTGTCGGCATTGTTTTAACTTAACCTACGACTCTAGAAGGGAAAATAGAAAGTATAAACATTACCCCTTGTTTTTTGTATTAAACGGCTATGACAAGATAGATAGGTTAGAAAACCAGATAAAAAGGAGGCAGTATGCTGGCAAACCAACAAAAAAGCAGATGCAATTAGAAAGAATTGGGTGGAGAATGGCTAAGATGGCCCCTCTTGTTATGGATTTATAAGTTATTATTACTTGATATTACTTAACATTCTAAGTACACTTAAACTATGAAGTCAACGATTCTTTGTAGAGTATCAAGCAAGGAACAGGAAGAAACAGGCTACTCACTGCCAGCGCAAGAAGAATTACTTACCAAGTACGCGCTAAAACGAGACCTAAACGTTTGTAAAGTGTTTTCAATTTCGGAGTCTGCTAGCGGGCAAAAGCAGAGAGCCATTTTTGACGAGATGATGAGTTACATTAGACAAAACAACGTTAAAGTTCTTATCGTTGAAAAGGTAGATAGGCTAACCCGTAACTTCAAAGATATGGTGATGATTGATGAGTGGTTGGAAAAAGACGCTGAAAGACAGGTTCACCTGGTAAAGGACTCACTAATCATGCATAAAAACTCACGGTCCCAGGAAAAGCTTAATTGGGGTATTAGAGTGCTCTTTGCAAAAAACCAGATTGATAATTTGTCGGAGGAAGTAAAAAAGGGACAGGCTCAAAAACTTAAAGATGGCTGGCTTCCTACAGAACCTCCTTCAGGTTACATATCTTCTGGTGACAAGGGAAGGAAAATTTACTTAATTGATAAGCAAACTGCCCCTCTAGTTAGAGAGATGTTTCAACTGTATGGATCAGGTATGTATTCATTAAAGAAACTTACTGAAACAATGAAAGAAAAAGGATTGAGAAATAAGAACGACAATCCACATCAAAGGAGCAGAATACACACTCTTTTATCAAATCCTTTCTATATTGGGAAGAACAGATGGAATGGACTGGAGTATCAAGGGAAACAGGAGTTATTTATAGATGGGGACCTATTCAATAAGGTTCAGCTCATACTGAAAAGTAAAACAACTCCTAAGTATAGGAAGCATGTCTATTTGTTTAGCGGGTTTATTCACTGTAGAGAGTGCTCAGGAACTATAACTTGGGAACTGCAAAAAGGTACTGCATACGGCCATTGTAACCATTACCGTAACTGCTCACAGAAATTATGGCCAAAAGAGTACGAAATTGAGAGCCAAATACAGACAATACTAGATAAGTTAGCTATAAAGAACAGGCGAATAGTAGATTGGGTTCGTAAAGCTCTCAAGGAGTACCATAAGGACCATATAGAGGCTCGTACGGTAAGCCACGAGGCTCTTAGTGGGGAAATAGAGCGTATTGAGCGGCGAATGGACAACTTATACGAAGATAAGCTGGACGAGCGAATCACACAGGATTTTTATGATAGAAAGTTTAAGCAGTATTCGGATGAACTTGAAAAGACCAAAAACCAATTAGACGTGCAGACAGACGACAACAAACAATATTATCAGCTTGGGTTAAATTTCTACGAAATCTCTCAAAAGGGTGGAGGGATATACAAGAAAGCGAAGAAGGAGCAAAAGCGTTCTCTGATAAAGCTTGTATTTAAAGAGTTATGGCTAGACGAGGGAGTTCTAACTTACAGGTATAACAAAGCGTTTGAAATACTTTCTGGTATCGCAGTTGAGCTTAATAGTTCAAAAGTGGCTCAAAAAGCGAAAAGAACAGAAAAGATTTTTGAACAGTCAGAAAAGGTTGATACAAGGCGACAAATGGACATCTTTTATGCTCAGCGTCCTGTCTTGCTCCCCCGGCTGGATTCGAACCAGCAACCCTTCGATTAACAGTCGAATGCTCTACCGTTGAGCTACAGGGGATCGCGCCTGCAACGCCTCCGCAAGCTTCGTCTTGCATGGCCCACAGGATTTATACTCTCTTTTTTAAAAAAGCTCTCCCTAGGCCGTTGAGCTACTCGCCCGCTAACGCTTACAGCGCTAGCTATGGCGAGCGGGCAGGGGATCGTTGAGCTGTTCACTATTATAATTTCCAGCCTCCTTTTATGCAATAGACGCGATGCGCTTGAATTCTTTTTCCCTTTCTCCCATAATAAGACATGGCGAGAAAAAGTGTTGTAGCAACAACATTAATTGCCGTTGCGCTCATCTACGCTGTTTTCAGATATAATATTGTCCGAGGCGTCCCTTGGGAACAACTTCCCTTATATATAACTAACAAAGGTATTGCGCTTTCAGCAGTTCTTCTCATCGCACTTTCCTATGTCATAGGACCACTCACGAGATTCTCGCCCAAAACATTTTCACCTTGGCTAACAACACGAAAATATTTTGGACTCTTAGGATTTGGCTTAGCGGCAATCCACGGCATCATATCTCTACTCATATTTGATCCTTCCTATTATCCGAGGTTTTTTGGAGAAAACGGTAAATTAGATTTCAACGGAGAACTCTCGATGTTATTTGGAGTCATATCTATTATTATATTTTCAGTTGTCTCAATAAGCTCTCTCAATACAATTGAAAAAACAATAGAGAAAAAAGAATGGCTTAAAATTCAAAGAATGGGATACCTTGCATTTATTCTTGTAATGCTCCATGTTGTATTCATGGGATATAGAGGTTGGTTACAGCCACAAGACTGGCCAGGCGGATTGTTACCTATAAGTTTGATCTCATTTATTTTTATCGTATTAACACTTCTTCTTCGAACTATAGTAATAGTATTCCCTAATAATTCTTCTCCAAAACACTGATGGAAGGAGGTGAACGAAATGAATGACAAAATGAAAGAATGTTTTACACCGCATGCTCTCATGCATAGCCTTTTCGGACTTGGATTAGGTATATTTCTCGTAAGCCTTATGCCAGTTTTAGCTATCATGTGGCTTGGAATCGGATGCATGGTTGTCGCAATTGTCCTTGATATGATGAGAAAATAATTTTTAAAGTATATCTGGTATAATTTTCAATAATGTTCGGTAGGAAAAAGGTTGTAATAGCAGATGATGACATGTTTTCGGTGAGGAAACTTGTGGAGATGCGGATTCCATCACTTTTTATAGGACTATTACTTGGTTTCATGCTCTCATTTGCCACTGCTCGTTTTGAGGCAGTCCTTGTCAAAAATATTCAAATCGTGTATTTTCTACCCTTTATCGTATACATGGCTGACGCTGTTGGGACCCAAACTCAGACCATTTATGCACGAGATCTCAGTCGGGGAAAAGCAAAATTTACAACATATCTTGTTAAAGAAATCCTTTTAGGGATCACCATTGGAATTATTTTTGGCATGATATCATGGCTCGTGGTTACATGGTGGTTTAACTCTGCTCCACTTGCTTTAGCTGTTGCGCTTGGCATGTTTGGCGCAATAAGTACTGCGCCCCTTGTTGGACTCATCGTGACAGAAGCACTGCAGATCGAACACCAAGATCCCGCTATCGGCGCAGGTCCTATCGCTACAGTAATACAAGATCTGATCAGCGTCTTATTATATGGATTGATATGTAGCGCAGTGATTTTAGGTTAAAGCTTCACTTCTTTTAACCTTTTTTTGGACTTGCAGTAATGTCATGGGTAATTTTTTCTTGTTTTTTTTGCAATTCGATAAGCTCTCCTAACTTCTCCTTCTTTAGAGCATCTACTTTTCTATGAAGTGATTCCAACCGAGCTTCTGTTTTAAGGTTAACCAGATAATCAAGATCGGACTGCAACCGATCACGCTCGGCCTGACGATTTTGACTCATCATAATAATAGGTGCCTGAAAAGCTGCTAACGATGACAATAAAAGATTCATAAGAACAAAAGGAAAAGGATCAATGGGGTTTATGAGAAAAAAGACATTGAGAATGATCCAGCAGACAAGAATAAACAAAAAAAATATGATAAAACTCCAGCTTCCGGTAAACGTTGTAAGTCTGTCTGCAAGTTTATCACCAAATGTTTTCTGTTCCTCGTATTTTTTGTTTAAGTTACTCGATACAGGATTCTCGAGTTCCTTAAGATATGTCTTAAGTAGTTCGTCTTTGCTAAGCATATATATAATGTTACTATAAAAGTAATAGTCAATACTAGTCACACACTTGACTCTATGATCGAAACACCTGAACCCCAAATTGATGCCCTCCAGCAAGCTGCTGGAACTCCTATAAAGGACACACCCCAACAACCGCTTGAGGTAAATTCATTTACTATTCCAGGAGAGATTAAATGCAGATGGAATAATATTATTCCTGTTGCAGAACAATGGACTGATCAACTTCAGACAACCGTCGCACAACTTCCTGAAAAAAATTTCAACGCAGCGATACAGCGAAGAGTGGTAGAACTTGTTCTTTCTAAATCTGCTTTAGAGCAACTCACACCAGAGCAAAGAGACTTCATCAATCAACATCTCGAATCCTTTGGGGACCTCGCAGGTTCAGGTATTCCTGATTTAGAAGACTGTGTTGTTATGGGGCTTGGAAGAAATTCACAAGCAAGACGAGTTGATGTTGGCGAAGCCACTGCTCACTTTGCAGACGTCCAAGCAATGATGGAAGCAGCAGCAGCAACTTCCCCTCTTACGCAACTTAGTGAACCTCCAGAAGGAGTTGAGATCATTCCCATAGGTCCTGACCACCCACAGTTTGAAGAATATCTTGCACTCATTGATAAGCTCGGTTATGACCGAGAAGATACAGAGAATGAAACGTGTATTGTAGCGGTCTCTAATGGAAGAGTCGTAGGAAGTATTATGACAATAGACGACGGTTTTGAAGCTTCCAGGGGTGAACAACGATTTAATGTTTCCCGTGTGGAAATTACTGGCGCATATACATTACCAGAATTTAGAGGACAGCGGATTTATAGCCATTTACTCAAAACCATGATGACTCAATTAGCTCACACCGGTGTTAATATCGTTGAAGGATGTACAAAAGATAATATCCCAATTTTAAAAGCTGTTGCTCATTCTGGAAGAAGAATCACAAGCCCACTTGCAGAAGCAGCTGGACTTCGTCCTCATGGACTACCAAACCATGCTCCAGATGAACATGGTAATCTGGTTACTCATTTTATGAACTTCTTACCACAACAAGAATTACGATCAATGTATTTAGAACCACGCGATCACCTTACTACCTTTGCAGAATCTGGCGTATAATATTACTTCATGAACAACCAGAAAAATGATGTTTTATTCACACAAGCAGTTCCACTCATACTTACCGGCGTCATATTCCTCATTCTTGCGATAATATTACGATTTTACATACATACACTTAACATCTTTACCGATGTTGATTTATCTCTAAATATCCGATTGGGTGATGTATTAGTAGGAATGACCATATATCTTAAGACATCAGTTGACTTCGCGATATTTATTGGTAATCTTATGCATGCATATCCGGGATGGAAAAACAGAATTGCCATTGAGATCGGCACAGCAGTAGGAAATGCTTTGGGTACAATTATTGTCTTAACAATCTGGAATTTCTTCAGGAATGTTGAAATATTACTAGCACTTATGATTTTTATAGCTTCTCTAGTACTCTTACGACTTGCAGAAGACGGGTTTGAACATGCGCTTTCAGGAAATACATTCAACGACTATTTTAGGAGGTTTGTTCAATTTAATGAGGTCATTCTCCAAAGAATAAATAAAATCTATGCGCCTCTCTTTAATAAGCTCATCCCCTCAATGAACGTACAATCAAAAGCAGCGAAAGCCAGTTTTTTATCTCTTTTTGTTTTCGCATTTACGGTCCCTTTTATTCTTGGGCTGGATGACTTTGCTGGATATGTTCCATTATTTAAAATCATTAATGTTTTTGGATTCGCAGTTGGAGTATTTTTAGGCCATATGATTTTAAATATCTTCCTTTTTATTTCCCCAAATATAACTATCAATGTGGTAAGAAATGCGTTTATCTCACTTATTGGAGCCTATGTATTTATCGGATTAGCAATCTGGGGAATTTCTGAAGCACTCCATATTCTTCTATAGAAGTAGTATTTATGCTGCTACCATTTCAAGATGTTCTTGTGGAACTAAAAGATCAAAATCAAGTTCTGGCTGATTATTATCTCCTTGCTCAATTACTTGAGCCTCTCTTCCTTTACCTATAGTTAACACTCCTCTCTTTTGGATAAGTGTAAGTCCACCACTTTTATATCTAGACGTTAATACATCTTGCACGCTAACGCTACCGTCGTCACTTACTGAAAATATTCTTTCGCATTGGATTGCACTATCTTCATCTTCACCTAATCTGAGAGCGTATGGTTCAAGTCTATACCTACCTTGCATGCCTTTTAATCTACTTGGTTCCCACTTTCCACCCTTGATTCTCTGCGGTTCTATAACAAGGTTTTCACTATGATCAGGTGAACCTGGTCCCATTTCATACGTGTCACCAAGATCTGTCATATTTTTTAGTATAGACCGCTCTTATAGGCAATGTCAAGTATGAAAATAATCCACTCAAATGACTCTTGACAAACATTTCTTCATGCTATATCATATGAAATGTAATCCCCCCCCACCCGATTACAAATATAAAAATATGTTGAGACTTAAAAACGAAAAAGAACACATCTTACATCGCTTAAAGATTGCCCGTGGACAACTCACTAAAATCATCAGTATGGTTGAAAATGACGAATATTGTATTGATATACTCCATAACTCGCTTTCTGTACAAAAAGCACTGAAGAAAGTTGATGCAAAAATAATGGAAGATCATCTCAAGCATTGCGCAAGACACCAGATGCAAAACGGCGACAGCAGTAAAACTATTGAAGAACTCCTTACTATTTATAATTACAAATAATATGAGTAAAAAAAATGCTACATGTACGTACTATGTGACCGGCATGCATTGTCAATCGTGCGAATTACTCCTGGAAAAAAAGCTTTCAAAACACACTGGAGTCTTACACACTCAAGCATCGCTTAAAGATAAAACAGTTACCTTCGTATATAATCGACACCATGGGAAGCCAGATCTTGACGAACTTAATAACCTCATTACAGAGCATGGATATACACTCGGTGAACAACCATTAGGTAAAATCGTATGGAATCAACAATCAATATTTAATGCCATAATCGTCATCGCACTCTTAAGCATTGCTTATCTTGCGGTACTCAATTTAGGATTTATTCCTAATCTGACATTATCAAATAGTTCTTCTCTTGGGGCATTTTTCCTTTTTGGCATAATTGCCGGTCTTTCCAGCTGTGCGGCTCTCGTGGGTGGACTTCTTCTTTCACTATCAAAACAATGGAATGGAATGTATGGAGGAAACAAAAGTCACCTGCGTTTCATCCCTTTCACCATGTTTAATATTGGACGATTGATATCATATGCCCTCCTTGGTGGTCTCTTGGGTATAATTGGCGCTTTCTTTCAGCTTTCATTAGGAACAACTGCAGTTCTTGTCGTTGTTGTTTCAGTTATTATGATCATCCTAGGACTACAAATGCTTGGAATTCCTTGGATATCGGGTATCAAACTCCAGCTTCCATCGTTTATCACTCGTAAGGCAAGTGATGAACAAAATTTTCAAGGAAAATATATGCCTTTTCTTGCTGGAGCATTTACTTTTTTGATCCCTTGTGGATTTACTCTCATTGCACAAACAGTCGCTCTTACGTCTGGGAATTTCATAACAAGTGCATTAATGATGCTCTCATTTGCTTTGGGAACATTACCTGTTCTTGCAATGTTAAGTTTTACAAGTATGAAGTTTCAAACAAATCCTACATTTGCAGGAACTTTTAATTTGGTTGCTGGATTTCTTATTGTTGCTTTTGGTTTTTATAACATAAATGCTCAATTTAATGTGCTTGGTATTCCAAATGTAAGTACTCTTACATCACTCACAAAAGTTGCTGGGGCATCAAATAATACAGCACTTAATAACGAAGGATTAGGATCTGAAATCATTGGGACTGGAACTAATCAATATCAACAGATAAATATGAAAGCTGAAGGATTTGAGTATTTTCCAAGAACACTTTCACTGAAAGCTGGTGTTCTAACAAAGCTTAACGTCAAGAGTAAAGATGTTACTGGTTGTGCTCAAGCAATGTATTTAAGTGGTCTTTATGACGAAGTTGTGTTTCTTAATAAACCTGAAACAAGCATTGAATTTACCCCAAAAAAAGGAACATATAAAATCAGTTGTGCGATGGGGATGGTTGATCCGGTTAACGTAGTGGTGAATTAATTTCTATGACAAAACGAAGCTTTCCTATAGTTGGCATGCATTGCGCTTCATGTAAATCGCTTATTGAAGAAATGGTAAGAGATCTCTCCGGAATCCAAAAAGTTAATGTAAACTTTGCGACAGAAAAAATGACTGTTGAATATGATGAGAAAAAAATCACTCTTGATAACCTAAAAAAAGCTGTTGCGAGTGCTGGGACATATCAGCTTATAGATACTCCATCAGATGAAACAAAACTCGTAGCACCTGGTCAACAAGAAACACATACTCAAGACGGACATGATCATGGAGTACCACTTGATGAACAAATACGAAAAAAAAGGTATACAGATCTTAAGAAAACAGTTACTCTTATTGGGATCGGTGCTCTCCCTTTTTTGTTTTTCATGTTCTGGATGATTGTCGGTCTTAAATTATTAAATTGGCCAATGCCCGATGAAATTCTTGGAGTAATTAAAGTCGATGCGTTTAATACTGAAATTTCACTTTTTTACCTTATACAATTTCTCTTATCTACACCTATTCTTTTTTTGGGAGGAAAAGAAATATTTAATAGTGCACTAAGAGCACTCAGAGTTCCAACTACTAATATGGATACGCTGATTGCCCTAGGAACATTTACGGCGTGGGCTTTTTCTACAGCAGTTACCTTTTCACCCAATCTCTTTAGTAGTTTAAAAACTGGTACTGAAGTTTACTACGAAGCTGCTGTGTTTATTATATTTTTCATCATGCTCGGCCGACTCCTGGAAATGAGGGCAAAAGGACAAGCTGCGGATGCTATTAAATCGCTTTTTAAACTTCAAGCTAAAGAGGCCCGTGTCATACGCAACGGAAAGGAACAGATGATTTCCATCGAACACGTAAAGGTTGGCGATCTTATAAAAGTAAAACCCGGCGAAAAAATTCCTGTTGATGGAATTATAACTGAAGGTTCCTCTGCCGTTGACGAATCGATGATCACTGGAGAATCTATACCTGCTGAAAAACAAAAAGGAGATACAGTTATTGGAGCAACTATTAATAGATCAGGTGTAATGATGTATAAGGCAACTAAAATCGGAAAAGATACTATGCTTGCGCATATCATACAAATGGTAGAAGACGCTCAAGCAACAGAAGCTCCAATCCAAAAACTTGCTGATAAAGTGTCTACAATATTTGTACCAACCGTTATATCAATTGCAGTTTTAGCTTTTTTGTTTTGGTTAGTCATTGCTCCATCTATTAATATAATTTCTAGTACAACTACGCCATTTCAACTTGCAACATTTATTGCTACAACTATTCTTATCATCGCTTGTCCTTGTGCGCTTGGTCTTGCTACCCCAACAGCTGTTATGGTAGGTACAGGAAAAGCTGCAGGTAGAGGAATTCTTGTTAAAGACGCAGAAGCCCTTGAGATTGCACATAAAATAGATACCATCGTTTTTGACAAAACTGGAACACTTACACAAGGAAAACCTGAGGTCACTTCATATGCAATAAATGACTCCACAATTAATTCTCTTGTTTACTCTGTTGAAAAAGAGTCACATCATCCCTTAGCAGAAGCCGTAACAAGGTATTTGCAAGATAAAAAACTCGTGACTAAAAAAGTCACTCTATTTAATGATATTCCAGGAAAAGGCATAGAGGCAAAAGTTGGAGGAACTATTGTTCATATTGGGACTGAAAAACTCATGGAACTTAAGAATGTAAAAATACCAGCTGAGCATAAGAAAAGTGCCGAAGATCTTCAAAAAAAAGCCCAGACCGTTTCATATATTGCTATCGATGGAAAAATTCAAGGTGCGATTGGTATTGCAGATACTATTAAAGAAGACGCGAGAGAAGTAATTTCTAATTTAAAAGCCATGGGTATCAAAACAATCATGATAACTGGTGATAATAGAGTCACAGCCAATTATATCGCTCGAAAAATTGGCATTGATGAAGCAATCGCTGAAGTATTACCAGAAGAAAAAGCAAGTAAAATTATTGAGCTTCAAGGGAAAGGAGACAGTCGACGAGTCATTGCCATGGTTGGTGATGGTATTAACGACGCACCAGCTCTTGCACAAGCAGATATCGGTATTGCGATGGGAACTGGTACTGACGTAGCTATAGAATCTGGTGATATTGTTCTTGTAAAAGGAACACTTGATAAAGTTGTTGAAGCGATACATATTTCTAAACAAACATTGCGCATAATTAAGCAAAATCTCTTCTGGGCTTTTGGCTATAACATTATTGGAATTCCTATAGCTGCAGGCCTTCTTTATCCATTCACAGCTCTTCTCTTATCTCCCATAATCGCAAGCATGGCTATGGCTTTTAGTTCCTTTTCGGTCGTAGCAAATAGCCTCCGATTAAAATATATTGCACAATCTTAAAGTTCTTTCGTTCTCAAAAACACTTGACATATTTCACTTTTACTCTATTATGTATTACGAACGTTACTTTAATGAAAAAAAAGCAAGAACCTCCTGGAGTCTCTACAGAGCTAAAAGGAAAAACACTACTTGTAGTCCATTCCGGAACTCCTGGTAAAAAATTTATTTTACAACGATTAAAAAAACTCGGTGTAAAAATTATTCTCTTAAATTTTAGTAAAAACTGGGCAACTCCTATTGTCGACCACCTTATTATTTCAGATCTTAACAATCATAAAGAAACAATCCAACAGGTTGATACATTCCTAAAAGCTCATAAAGACATTCGGCTTGATGGTATTTTAACTTTTTGGGAAGAGAGCGTACTTGTCACATCGAAACTTACAGATTATTTCCGACAAACTGGAATTCCATATTCAATTTCACGGAAAATTAGAAACAAATATCTTTTTAGAAAATACTGCAAAAGTATTGGTTTAGAAACTCCCCGGTATTTTTTTATCAAAAATCTTGAAGATACTCGAAAATTAAAAAGAGAGCTTACATTTCCGATTGTTCTTAAACCTGTATATGGATCATCGAGTGCGTTTGTCATTAAGGTCGATAGTCCCGATGACGTACAGCAAACCTATGAATATATAAAAAGAAATATTCATACACACCCTGATTCCGCAGAGTGGGATAGTCTTGAAATCTATGCTGAGGAGTACATTGATGGTGATGAAGTAGATATAGATATGATCTTGCAAAATGGAAAGCTTAAATTCTGGTCTATTTCTGATAATTATAAAACGAACGAACCATTTTTCGTCGAAACCGGTCAAAGTATTCCGACGACTCTCCCTTTTGTTGGTCAAAAACTATTAAAAGATATGGCTGAAGAATCTCTTGAAAAACTTGGTATTCAAAATGGAGTGATACATTTTGAAGCAAAAATTAATAAATATGGACCTATGCCGATTGAAGTTAATCTACGCATGGGTGGAGACGAAGTGTATTCTTTTGTAAAAGGAGCTTGGAATATAGACCTTGTAGATAATGCTGCAAAAATAGCATGCAATATCTATATCGATAAGGTTGAAAAGCCTGATAAACCAAGAAAATACATTACTGGCAGTTACTTTCTTTCTCCTCACTCAGGAGTACTTGTTCAACTTGATATAAAAGAAAGAAAGATAAATAGAAAACCTGTCGAGGAATTTCATTTTTATAAAAAAATTGGGGATCCGGTTTTAGTACCACCTGAAGGATTTGAATATCTTGGCTGGATAACGACGTCAGGAGAGAATATCAATGATGCACGAGAGAATTTGGATGACGCGATTGGGAATGTTGACTATAAAGTTGCTAAATACACACCTACTTCTGCAGTTGGAAAAACACTTCGAAAAACGAAATTTGGATTTGCATCAATTAACAAAGACCTCATTTTACGAGCTGCAAAATTTGAAACAATTAAACATATTCGGTCCACTCTACGTAATCTTCATATCGGTATCGCCCATAATGGTTTTATTAACGGGAATTCCTCCAGTGATGAAGAATCTCTAAATCCTGCAAAAGATATAGAAAAAATACTCCAGGCCACAGGGTATAAAACAACATTATTTGATTTAAGTAATATTGAATCAGTCTTCAAGCAAGTAAGAAAAAATAATATAGATATTATCATCAATATCTCACGAAAAATAAATGATCAGACAGGTCAAACCCAACCTGCTGCAATTCTCGATCTTCTTCAACTTCCATATACTGGATCATCTGCTCTAACACTAGGTCTCTGTGCTGATAGAATTCAATTCAAAAAAATACTCATGTATCATGAAATTCCTACACCAAAATGGGACTATATGTATTCTCTAGATGAAGATCTCGATGAGAGTTTAACGTTTCCTCTTGTTGTAAAATCTGGGAGAACATACGGTTCAGATGGCATAACGAATAAGTCAATTGTTACCAATGCAAAAGACCTATATAGACAAATTACGTTTGTATTAGAAAAGCTCAAATCCCCTGCATTGATTGAAGAATATATTGACGGTGACGAATATGATGTATCAATACTGGGTAGTGATGAAGATGACATCAGAATTCTTCCACTTTCACGATCAATATTTGATAAGCTTTCTAAGAGTACCTGGCATGTATATTCTAGAGAGAATAAAAAATTTGAAGATCTCATTGATATTCAACAACCCCCAAAAAACGTTGCAACCAAACTCTTATCACTTATTACTGAAATTGCCCATGATGCATATACAATATTTGACTGTTGGGATCACGGAAATGTAAAAATTAAAGTAGACAAAAATAATAATCCCTATATTCTATCAGTTAATCCAAATCCTTCATTAGGTAAAGACAGTGATTTTGCTTATTCAGCTAAGATTGCAAAGATGAAATATATCGATATTATCGAAGAAATTTTACGATCAGCTATTAGAAGATATAAAAAAGAGTTTAATACATAAATGAAACTTCATGTAGGTGGAAAGCTAACTGCAAAAGGATTTGAAATAATTCTCAATAGAAAAAGCTTCCCTATCTCTTACCCTTCAGAAATATGGAAAAAATATCCATCTATTCTCAAAAACATTCTTTTAGATAATGTTGCATATAGTTCTACTCTTTTTCTTCCGCAGATGCACGATCAAAAAACTATTACATATACCACAAACCGGCCACTTTCGGAAACTTTTCTTTATAAAAATGGAATATATGATATGCCGATCTGCGCACTGGTTGACGGAGTAAGTTCGTTAGAATATATAAAACGATTCTTTAACACTCAGTACTTATTTGATAACAATTATATTCAAACACCTCAAACTATTGATTTCAAAAAACCAAAAGAACAAACAGCAATTATTCCTTTTTCTTTTGGAAAAGAAAGCCTATTAAACACAGCCCTATGTTTAGAACTTGGCATTACTCCGATATTAGTCAACTTCATTGAACCTTCACATAAATATGAATATGAACACAAAAAGAAACTTATGAAAAAATTCGAAAAAGAGTTTAATGTAAAAATTTATGTTGTAAATTATGGTCCAGGAATCTTTAGATATGGTAAGTATTGGAATCTTCAGACAGAGTTAGGATGGGGTTTGCATACTACAGATTATGTTATTATGTCTCTTCCTTTTGCTCACTATTTTAATGCGTCTTTGATTATTTTGGGCAACGAAGTTTCTTGTAACGACTTTTTTTTTAACAAAGATGGTGTTTTAACATATGATGCAGGATATGATCAACATAAAGATTGGACTCCGCAACAGAGTTTGTTAGGATCACTATTGCTTGGGAGAGAAATAGATGTAGCAAGTTTTGTCGATGGAATATATGAACTTGCTGAAACAAAAATACTCCAGTCACGTTATCAGGAAATCGTTAAGTACCAAATGTCATGCGAGGCAAAAACAGAACATGCAGCAAATAAGCGCTGGTGCCAACGATGTGAAAAATGTAGTTACATGTTTGCATTAATTTCTGCATTCGATGTCGACTTACAAAAGATTGGATTTAGTGAAAACATGTTTGATAAAGCTCATCATTCTATTTATTCCTATTTTTTCAAATATGATCCACAACGTCCTGCATATGGTTCTCAAGAAGAATTATTAGTTGCTTTTTATCTGGCAACAAAAAGAGGAAGAACAGGTTATTCAATAGACGAGTTTAAAAAACATCTTCTTCCGAAGTTCGAAAAAAATAAAAAAGATCTTATAAAAAAATATCTAGGAATTCATCCAATGCATCTCAATCAAAATACACTTGCTAAAAAACTTCTTCGTATTTATCGTAGTGAACTAAAGGAATATCTATGATCAAAAGTATCTACATATCAGAAAAAAAACTTCACCTAAGAAAGGCGTTTAAAATTACATATGAAGAGGTTCGTAACGTTGATGTAATTTTCTTGAAGATTACTGATAGCGAAGGGAATATAGGACTAGGAAGTGCTTCGCCAGATACACATGTAACCGGAGAAACTTCTAAAAAAATACATACTTCCTTAAAAAAATACCTTACTGAGGATTTCTTTAATATGCCTTTAGATCACTGGTATAGGTACCATGAAAAAATTCAAATAAGATTCCGCGGATTACCTACAACTCAGGCATGTGTGGAAGAAGCATTACTAAATCTTTTTTGTAATAAATATCAAATACAATTAAAAAACTTATTTGGAGGATATAGAGATACATGTCAAACTATGATGACAATTGGTGTTTTACCCTATGAGGAAACATTGGCCCAAGTAAGGAAGAATATTAAAATTGGTTATAAAACAATTAAATTGAAATGCGGACTTAATGTAAATGAAGATATCAAAAAAATTCGTGCGGTAAAAAAAATCCTACTCAAGAATCACAAACTCATTCTTGATGCAAATCAAGGATACAATCTTCAGGAAGCTATCAAACTTTTAAAATCAATCAGCTCGCTAAAAATAGATCTTATAGAAGAACCTGTTAAAGGGGGTCGTATAAAAGATTTAAAGACACTAAAACAACTCGATACGGTACCAATTGTTGCTGATGAATCTATACTATCTCTCTCTGATGCCTTCAGATTTCTTACAGATGATGTTGTAGATGGGGTAAATATTAAACTTATTAAATGTGGAGGACCTATCAATTTTCTTAATATTTTTCATCTTGCAAAGAGTCTTAGTAAGATTACGATGATAGGGTGCAATTATGAATCAACTATTTCGATGACAACGAGCGTACACCTCGCCCTTGCTCTTCCCATTGATTTTATTGATCTCGACAGCGGGCATCTAGATTTCAATGATGACCCTGTTAAAGGAGGATATACAGTTCATGAAGGAATTATTAAGTTGAAAAAGGGATTGGCACTTTTATGACTATAGCCCTTATTCACGTTGTTAATTTAAATAGTGTCTTCTTCTTGAGTCTCCAACGTTCTTTCCAACCACAGTCTCCACTCAACGCATCTATGTAATCCAACTTTTTTTTAAACGCGTGCTCAAAAATATGATAGTCTAAAAATCGTGATACGTCACTTTGAGAAGGATCCGATGAACCCTCTAAATATACAAGACCTCTTTTATATTCTGCAAACAGACTAATTGCTTCTACTTGATTATCAATAAGAACCGTAACTAAAGTAATTATAAATTTCGAAGTTTTTGACATTAATAAATTTTTAATCGCAAGGGTAAATCTATCATCCATAAACATCGAGTCCTTCTTGTACCTTTGAATGTTAAAGTTTATGAGGCGATCGAAATCTTTAATACGTCCTTTTCTTATTTTGAAATTCAGTTTCCCAATTCTTCTTAGTGCTTTTCTTATATTCTTTCGTGACCTTGGGCTAAATGTAGTTAGATATGTTTCCATATCGAAATCATAATCCTTTGGGACTAAGTAATACGAAAAGTCTTCTTCTTTAATGACGCCCTCTTTTATAAAACGTGCATCTTCTGGGTGAATAAATCTGAGTGAAGCTTGATGTGGTAGTTGTTGGATAAATGTATGTAAGTATTGATGTTTATATAAATCTTTTATTAAAAATCTCATTTGTTCATTCCAGTCTGCTCCACCAAAAAAAATATACGACTTTCTTTTCTCATCATATTCAAGAGGAACAAAACCAATAATTTCACCTTTAGTTTTACCAACAATAAAGTATGGTGTATTTTTGTATGCATTATGAAAACAAAGACGATATTCCCAATTGTCCGTAAGATATTCGTTCTTAGAAAATTCGTTCCATAAAGACTTACAGTCTTTAATTCTTTTCTCTACATAAAAATCTATCTTCATATCGCGTATAATTATTAAATTCTAATATGAATGTAGCTTTTTTTCCATCCGTAATGGAGTCCATATATCATACAAATACTAAGGATATTATTTTCTTGCCGTTTTCAGTAAATGGAACACAAGAATATGAATGGGCAAGGAAGATTTTTAAAAATCTTATTGGTCTTAATAAAAAAGAAACAAAAAAACATTATTCCGAATTCGAAATTGATGATCTCATCAAATATACAAACTTAACAGATGTATGTAAAAAATATAGAATAAACGCGATCATACCACCTCTACGATCATCCAAGTATGCTGAAACGTGGGCTATTCAGAATAATATCACACTTATTTCAGCTTCTTTTAGAACACAGAGAAATTTTGAGAATAAAATTTGGTTCGATAAATTTCTAAAAAAATACGCTCTTCCAAAACCTAAAATGACTTCGCATTTTCCAAGTGTTATGCAAACACCTCAGTCAGAGGGCGGAGAAGGAACTTTTTTTATAAATAAAGCATCAGAGCTTAAAGATATCATAGAACAAAAATTGATTAAAAAGAACGCAAAACTTCTGATGAGAGAGCACATCAAAGGAACAACTTATGGAATTACTATTTTTATTGATCCATCATCAATCATACTCTCAGCCCTACGTAAACAATGTTTTGGATCGCAAAATGGTTTTCAAAAACTTTTTAATGGTATTCAATGGATGAAAACCAATAATTTTAATAAAGAAACAATAAAATCAATAAATAACGTGTTCATCAAATTAGGAAAAGCTCTTCATCAAAATAAATTTCTTGGATTCGCAAACATAGATTTCATTATTGATGGAAAAGGAAAAATTTTTATTATCGAGTGTAATCCCCGTTTATCCAATGCTACTTTCCAGATTGCAGCTTATCCGGAGCTTATATCGGGAATTAAGATTTTCGATGTGTATGTTAAATCTTTGACTAAGATAAAAAAATGGACTGATCCTAAAATTTATGAAATTCCGAATACTATATTTCAGGGATCTACAATAAATATCAAAATACACAATGTTCCCTATCGATTGCAAAAAACATTTAAAAACGGCGTTTATGCTTACTATAATTCCTCTATCAAGTATAAAACTGCAGACATTTATCATCTTTCAAATAAACATAGAGAAATCGTATTTTATTCAGAATATAAGGAAAACGAAGTCGTTAATAAAAAAACTGAGATTGCTGAATTATTTATGAATTTTCCGGTATATAATAACGAAGGAACAATTAATAAGAAGGCAAAAAAAATTCTAAATTTTTTTACTTTCTCTACATGATTAAAAACTTATCAACTATCAAAAAAGATTTTAATACAATCTTAAAAGAAGACACCGCATATATAAAAGGTGATTTAAAACACCTCGCAAAGTATTTTTTTAAAAGGCAGGATAAATTTATAAGATTAGCCAAAGAAAATAAGTCGCCTTTTTACATTTTTGATCAAAAAGAATTTGATATTGCCATAAATAATTTTGCAAAAACTTTTACTCGATATATCCCACGATTAAAAATTTACTATGCAATGAAATCAAATCCTCATCCTTATCTTTTAACAAGAATTGTAAAAGTGGGACATAATATAGATGTTTCAAGCGGTCGCGAGTTAGCTATTGCAGCTAAGTTAAAACCTAGATCCATATTGTTTACTGGGCCTGGAAAAACTGAGGACGAATTACAGCTAGCACTAAAACATACAGACAGAGTTATTCTTAATATCGATAGCTTCACTGAACTTAGTAGGATTGGACGACTTGCTGCAAAACACAAAAGAAAAATTAGTGCTGGCATACGCATATTCACACCTTTGCACGGATTATGGTCGAAATTTGGTATTCCATTAAATGATCTTTCAACTTTTTGGAAAGAAGCACAGAAATATCCATATATTGATCTTCAAGGAATCCAGGTGCATATGAGTTGGAGCGACAATGCTGAGCCTTACATAAAAGTCATAAAAGAAATATCTAAATATCTCATGCTTAATTTTTCTAAAACACATCGAGCATCAATCAAATTTTTAGATCTTGGCGGTGGATTTATGCCATATAAAACTGAAGGAATACACCCTTGGAGTACAAAGCAGGGTGCTGTAATAAATGCTATTGCCAAAGCATCAAATAAACAGATAGATTTTTCTGATTCTTACTATTTTGAAAAAACAGCGACGCTTGAGGAATATGCAAAAAGCATATCAAATGCTGTTAATACATACATTGCACCGAATTTGTCATGCGATATTTTCGTTGAACCAGGACGGATTCTTTCGACATATGCTATGCATATATTATTAAAAGTTGCTGATGTAAAAAGCACAAAAAAAATAATTACTGACGGTGGAATAAATATCATTGGATGGGAAAAATTTGAGGAATACTACGCCCCGGTATTAAATTTAACTCACCCATCTACGACTGAAATTCCCTGCACAATATTTGGATCTCTATGCACTCCAGACGATATTTGGGGATACTCTTGCTTTGCCTCAAAAATGGAAACAGATGACATACTTTTGATTCCTTATCAAGGTGCATATACGTATACTTTCAGACAAGAATTTATTAAATCTCTACCAAACGTGGTTAAGCTATAATTAGATACATATTATGCTGCCTAAAAAACTCGTCTTTATAGATGTGGAAACTACAGGTCCTCGCCCAACATATGATCGCATCATTGAAGTAGGAATCCTACGCGTAGAAAATGGAAATGTTGTTAAAGAGTACAAACAACTCATTAATCCTCATATTTATCTTTCGCCCTTTATACAACTACTTACAGGAATTTCTCAAAATGATCTAGAAGAAGCACCATCGTTCAGTGATGTCCGCGATGAATTAATAGAGATTCT
>Ga0155717_127_pt2 | contig 1047 bp, 2 predicted proteins | sample RifCSPlowO2_01_FD_116147 | JGI IMG/M metagenome (GOLD analysis project Ga0155717, IMG submission 116147) | Candidatus Roizmanbacteria bacterium RIFCSPLOWO2_01_FULL_37_57
AAATTTATTTAGTGCTTTTTCCTGCGATTTCCCAAAATTTCCAGAAAAGTTGTAGCTGCGTTTCAGCATATGTAGCATTCACAATCTCTAATCCAACTTCTTCTCCATCGAACCAGTTTATTATAGCAACTGTTTGATTAAAAACAGCGATATGTTGTTTGATTTTTAATACTTTTGGTGAAATATATCGAGATTTGTAAAACTTTCCCCAATTTTTAACATCAGTGTACCAATAGTCATTTTGATCTGTTTCATTTTCAACTTCGTATAAGGTGATTTTTCGATCAACTTGTGTTTGACGGATTTTTTCTGCATATTTTTTCCCCACAATATCGTTTCTGTTTCTATAACTAAATGCTACAATATCTCTTTTTGCAGAAAGTTGATTCCAAAGCATTTGGCGTAATCCTTCTTGACCTCGATAGTGTTTGATCTCAAATTCATTTCTTGTGTATGACGAAAGATTACTTAATTGACTTATGAGAAGTGGTAGCGTTTGTATTTTTGTGTCGAGCTTCTCTTTCTCTTCTTGCAAAATTAATGCGAATGATTGGGGATCCACAGCTTGAAGCTTTTTACCCCATCGTGCATAAAGATCTTGAATAAGCCGCATTTTTGTCAATTTTTCGACACTACGGTATATTTTTGATCGATCTATGTTTAACGCTCGTGATAATTCGAGAGGGGTTTGTTTTCCGTTTTGGAGCAAGTGAAAATATATAAGAGCTTCGACCTCATCGAGTCCGAATTCCTGTATTTGTGTTAAATAATTTTGTTTGTTCATATAAACAATCAACGATTTTACAAGTAATTATACCACAGATATAATATAAATGCTAGTTTTTAAAATGTTTGTTTAAACGAACAATGAAATTAAAAAAAATCTTGTGTCTTAATTATAAGGGTAACGAGTTTGAAGATAGCTATTGGAAAGAACTCAATGCTTTTGGCGCAAAAAGAGTATTGGTCGTAGAAGCTGATGCTAAAAATCATATCGATGCGGATGCTTTACTAGTTAAACTCGGAGCAAAAATTGACAGAAAATTA